>SAMEA3387485__coassemble_1906_pt1 | contig 11841 bp, 10 predicted proteins | sample SAMEA3387485__metabat2_high_PE_032 | metagenome-assembled genome bin SAMEA3387485 (sample SAMEA3387485) | Felis catus | biome: Faeces | place: United Kingdom | collected 2012 | reverse complement strand
TTGCTTTTTTGATTTCCGTTTCTTCAAAGCTTAAAGGATATCCTGTCTCTTTAAGAACAGCAATCGTATTTTTATAAGAGGGAAAAAGATTTATTTCTCCATATGCATGTCTTTCCGGTTTCTCCTCTCCGGGAACCAGACTGTGTATATCCTCAGCTACCGGAAGTATATAGCTTAGATGAAGCTCCGCAAAAGGAAGAGCAAGCAAATCTTCCGGAGCAGCTTCCTGAATATCTGTTTTTACCGCCTCAATCAGTTTTTTCTGTTTTTCCGGCTGATCCTGAAAAATATCATATCCTCTTCCGTTTCCTGAAATAAAAGAAATATTATCCAGATATGCGGTATCTGAAGCCAGAAATTGTTCTGTTTTATTTTTCAGATTTTCTTCTTTATAAAGATTATACAAAAGCTCACCGCATTCTTCTGTATTTATCACATAACTGCGCTTCACTTCTCTGCCTGACCGAAGCTGATACCCCAGCTGCAAACGGCGAAAAGTTCCTTCTTCTGTCTGTTCTCCTCCATATCTGAACTTTCTGTTTTCCTGATTTTCAACAATTTTCTGCAGAATCTCATAGGTTTCCTCTCCGATTCCGTCTTTTCCGGAAAAAGCATTCTCTCTTTTCTCCCAGGATGTAGAGTCTTCTATAGAGAATGTACCGTCTTCCTGTTCTTTTACATAGTCTGTCATATCGCCGGACAGTGTCATCATATCCAGGTTGAGCGCTTTGATGTCTTCCTGACGGGGAATATAGGCATCAAAATTCAGAAGATCCTTCTGGTAAGTCAGTGCGCATACTGTAACAAGGACCGCCGCCGCAAGCAGCTGTACCTTTTTGGAAAAAAATGCGTGAAAATCCATTTGGTACAATGCTTCTATCATTCCATGAGCAAGTACCATTCCAAGTATCATTCCAAATACACACCAGATATTCCGAGCGTGACTTGTGGGAATCAGATAAAAAACAAAGCCTGTTCCCATGCCGCACGGCACAACAACCATAAATTTTATTACTGCTGCCAGTTTCCCATACACCATTGGTTTCCCTGCTGCCTCAGACGGCCTGTGTATGTAGGCAAAATAAGAGACCGCTGTAAATATCAATGTCAGAACAAACAGAACAGCCGCCAGTGCCGCGCCCTGTCCAGCCTCATATTTTTGCCAGAACGCAGCCGTCAGAGTAATCGGCGAGGCATAGTCCTCCAATGCTTTAAAAATCCCATATGGATAGTTTGAAGAAAAGGTGTCGAAAAAGCCATATGCGCAAAATGACATCAAGATTCCCAATGCCGGTCCATATAACTGCATACCTGCCAGGCATAAAACTCCCATGAGAAAATTCCCCGTCACACAAAAAACAAGGACTATACTGAAATAAAACAGAAAGTATAAAAGCAAATGAACAAGCAAAAGTCTGGCAGCCAGCTCCATAAGCTTCAGACTGAAAAATCCTTTTGCCGCTCCTATACAAACCGCAAAAAACTCCATGATCATATAAGGAACAAGATAGTATAAAAGTCCCGTGTATACACGATTCCAGAACATCCGGGAACGCTTTACCGGAAGGCTGTGATAAAAGTCCACCTTTTTGCAGGAATAAACATAGCTGAATCCATTTATGCTGTTCATGATCGCAGCAGCTGCCGCTACCGCTCCTCCTGTAATTACAAGCTTTCCTTTCCAAAGGCCTTCATAAAGAAGCTGAAGCTGTTCCTGTGTATAGCCGGCTGCGCTCCAGTTTCCCACCAAAAGAAGCAGCGCAACCGGAAATGCCAAGAAAAAGCCAAGACTCAAAAACGCAGGAATCCAGCTTTTCCCTCTGGAAACCGTTCTTACATATTCAGAAGAACAGATTTTTAACTTCATAGCCTGCCACCTCCGTTTCACTGATAAAAATTTCCTCCAGAGTCAGTGGGAGAATTTCACAGAACAGAGGATTTTTCCCCTGTATCTTCTCCATGATCTGCTCCCGTGTTCCCCGTACAGTCAGAAGCAGCAGAGAACCCTGATGCTCTGTCTTTAATACATCCATTTCTTTCTGAAGCTGACGTTCCTGGTCTTTGTCTTTCAGGACACACTGGATTTTATGAATATGAAATTTCATATCCTCCAGATCTCTGGAAAGCAGAATTCCTCCTTTATACAGAAGTCCCACATGGTCGCAGATATCCTCCAGTTCTCTGAGGTTATGAGACGCGATCACCGGTGTGAATTCTCTTCCCATGATCTCTGATGCAAAAAGACTTTTTACTCCCTGGCGCATAACAGGATCAAGCCCGTCAAAAGTCTCATCGCAAAGCAGATATTTTGTACCGGCACTGACTCCCAAAAGCACAAGAAGCTGTTTTCTCATTCCCTTTGAAAAAGTACTGATTCTTTTTTTATCATCCATATGAAACTGCCGCAGGAATTTCGAAAATCTCTGTACGTCAAATTTCGGATAATAATATCTGTAAAAATCCGCTATATCCCGGGGTGTGTAATCAGCCGGAAAATAGCTGTCGTCAGGTATATAAAAAATGCAGGCCTTTGCTTTTTCATTATCGTATATATTTTCGCCGTCAATCTGTATCTCTCCCTCATCCGGCTTTAAAATCCCTGCCGCCATACGAAGAAGAGTGCTTTTTCCTGCACCGTTGCTTCCCACCAGACCAAACACTTCTCTTTCTCCTATTTCAAGAGAAACTTTATCCGCTGCCTTTACAGAGCCAAAAGACTTACTGCAGTTTTTTATCTCTATCATTGGCCATCCTCCTCATAACAGGAGCTTACCACCTGTATCACCTCATCTCTCTGTATTCCCAGGCTCTGCCCTTTTTGTACAGTTTTTCGAAGCTCTCTGCGGTAATCCTCCCTTTTTATTTTCAATATCTGGTTGGCATCTGCCACAAAATTCCCCTTGCCCTTGACCGGATAGATCAGCCCCTCTTGTTCCAGCTCCGCATACGCCCTCTGTATGGTATTGGGATTAATAGAAAGCTCCATGGCAAGCTGACGGACAGAGGGAAGACGACTGCCTGCCGGAAGGGCTTCCTGATAGATCAGCATACGGAATTTTTCTGTCACCTGCTCATAGATCGGCCTGCGATCCTGATAATCTACAATAATGATAAGACTTTCCTCCCTTCTGGCTTATAGTGTATTAACTGTATTGATACACTTATTGTACCATGTATTTAAAATCTATTCAAGATTTTTATACAAGAAAAAACCGCCAGAAGGCTGGGCATAAGCCGCAGCACCCTCTGGCGGATATTAAAAAATAAATCTTTGTAATGTTTTACATACGATCCGGTGCGGAAAATCCCAGAAGATCGATACTGGTCTCCAGAATGCCTTTTGTCACATCAAGGAGCTTCAGGAAGGATTCCTTCTGCGCCTGATCTTCCTCACTTAAAATCTTTGTCCCATGATAAAAGCTGTTAAATGCATTGGAAACCTCGTAGATATATGCACAGATCTTGTGCGGCGCTTTTTCCTCAAAAGCATTCTCCACGGTTGCACCGAATTTTGTCAGCTCCAGCATCAGGTTTTTCTGGCTGTTATTTACTGCAGGAAGCATCTGGATTCCCTCAAGGCTTCCTCCCTCTTCCACATAACGGTTCAGAATAGATTTGATACGCACAATCGTGTAGAGGATGTACGGACCTGTATTTCCCTCAAAAGAGGTAAAGCGGTCAATATCAAAAACGTAATCCTTGGTAGCCTGATTGGAAAGATCGCCGTACTTGATTGCAGACAGACCTACGATCTGAGCTGTCTCTGTGGCATCCTTATCTCTTACGCTTCTGTTTTCTACGATCTTGGTATACATTTCCTGGTCAATATCCGCGATCAGACGTTCCAGACGCATAACGCCTCCTTCTCTTGTCTTAAAAGGCTTGCCGTCTTTTCCGTTCATGGTACCGAAGCCAAGGAAAGAAAGCCTGGTGTCCTCTTTTACAAGGCCTGTCTTTCTCGCGCAGCGGAATACCTGGATAAAATGAAGTTCCTGGCGTTTGTCCACCACATAAAGGATCTCGTCCGGATCATAAAGCTTCATACGCTCTACGATGGTTGCAAGGTCTGTTGTTGTATAAAGAGAAGCTCCGTCTGATTTCAAGAGCATACAGGGCGGGATTTCCTTGGTGTCTGTCTCTTCCTTTACATCTACAACAAGAGCGCCCTGATCCTCATAAGCAAATCCCTGATCCTTCATGGCCTGGACCATATCCGGAATATAAGGCTGCGCGTCAGATTCCTTTTTCCACAGATCAAAGGAAACATTCAGATTATCGTAATTTCTTTTAAGGTCTGTTACAGAAACCTGCATGATATGATTCCAGAGAGCCATATAGCCGGGCTTTCCCTGCTGCAGAAGGTGCGTTGCCTCCAGAGCCTCGTTGCGGTAATCCTCATCCTCTTTGGATTTTCCGCTGGCGCAGGGATAAATCTCTTCCAGTTCTCCAATGGTAAACGGCGCTTCTGCAGGATATTCCCCCTGATAGCTGTCGTCAAAATATACCAGCTCCGGTTTGCGGTGTTTCAGTTCTGTGATGATCAGGCCCATCTGAAGTCCCCAGTCTCCCAGATGTACATCGCCGATCACTTTATGGCCTACAAAACGTCCGATTCTTTTAATGCTCTCTCCGATGATTGCTGAACGAAGATGACCTACATGAAGTGGTTTTGCCACATTTGGTCCGCCATAATCAATAATGATCGTTTTGGGATTTTCTGCCTGGGCAACAGAAAATTTCGGATCCTCTGCCATCTCCTTCAGATAGTCTGCAAGGAACTCTTCTTTTACTTTCAGGTTGATAAATCCGGGTTTTACTACCTCTGCCGCAGAAAATACCCGGCTGTCCTTTAAATATTCCACCACATCATCTGCGATCATAAACGGAGCTTTTTTGTATGCCTTGGCTCCTGCCATTGCCCCATTGCACTGGAACTCACAGAGATCCGGCCGGTTAGATACTGTTACCTTTCCGTACTCCGGATTATATCCGGCTTTTTCAAAGGCTGAGGAAAGTTCCTCTGCCATAATTTCCATCAGTTTCTTCATGTCTTATGACTCCTCGTATTTATTCTTTTCTTTTTTCAGACAGTAACCTTTTTTGAGCAGGCAACTGCAAGAGCTCCATATCCGATATGACAGGCAACGCTTAAAGACAGGGGATCCATCTGGATCTCATAATCAGGAAACATTTCCTGAACCTCTTTTTTGAATTCCTCTGCTTCTTCCTGATTTCCCGTATATGCCATCTCCAGACACATTTCGCCGCGCTTTGCATATTCTGCAAAACGACTGTCGAAATCCTCTTTCATGGCCTTCAGCATCACTCTTTTGGCCTGCTTCTTTCCTCTGACCTTTGAATAGGCGTCCAGCTTGTCTCCCTGGATCTGCAGTACCGGTTTCAGATTCAGAACTGTACCGATCGCTGCGGCTGCCGGTGTGATACGTCCGCCTTTTTTGAGATATTTCAGAGTTTCCAGCGTAATATAAATGCTGGATTCCCGTCTTTCTGCCTCAAGGATCTCACGGATCTCCGCAGCGCTTTTACCAGCCTGTACAAGCGTCAGCGCATCCATCACAGACTGCTTCTGAGTTACAGAAATCCTCTGGTTATCCACAACCTGAACCTTACCGTCATAATCACGGGCAAGTCCCATGGCCGTTTCACAGGAAGCGCTCAGCCCGCTTGACATGGGAATATGCACGATCTCATCGTATTCTTTTAAAAGTGTATCCCACAGTCCGCAGACTTCACCCGGATTTGGCTGAGAGGTGGAAATGGGTTCATCCTTTTTCAGGCGCTCATAAAACTCCTCCTGAGAAAGCGTAACCCCTTCCAGATACATAACCTCATTAATATAAAAGGGCATCGGCAGGACAGAGATTCCAAGCTTTCTTCCCTCATCCTGCGTAATGCCGCTGTTGCTGTCAGTTACAATGGCAATTTTTCTCATACTGCATTCTCCTTATTTCCTTTATCCTGAAAAATACATGCTGTATACAGTTTAACATACTTTTTGGGGTATCTCAATTAAAAATTTGCCACGATAGTCTCACCTGAATATAACCCCTGCTTCACAAGCTTCTGAAAGCATATTTTCCACTCATATTTTAACACATTTTTCTGAAACGGCAAATCCCGGATACCGAAAGATACCCGGGAGCCTAAAATGTATTTTCTCATGCAGATGTTCTTTCGCTTCTTTCCCTTTTCCATAACAGTGCCAGAAGACCAATAAGCGCAGAGCACATTGAACAGCCTGCGCACTTTACAAACTCCAGAATATTCTCCGCCTGCCCCACAGTCTTTGGAAGCATAAGAAAAAGTCTCACTTTTTCTTCCAGCTGCCTGAATTTATCGGACCAGAACTGAAAATCCGACCATCTGGACGGGATCCACTCCTGAGGGATCTCCATGTTTTTCCAGAGCAGCACTGCGGCTGCAGCCACAATCAGAACGCAGGCTCCTGTCCACATCCACAGGGCGCCCTTCTCCCCCCTGCAAAGCCTTCTCTCCTGGTTTGCTTTCAGAAAGAGAGCCCCAAGCACAATCCCTGGAAATATCAGCAGAAGCATTCTGGCCGTACTCATAAGAAATCCGGAGTCCACCACCATGCCGTTCAGTCCATAAGCCATCAGAAACTGCTCTGCTGTTTTTGAATCCTGCAGTCTCTCATTTTTCAGAAATACTCTGGTATACACGGTTTCTTCTTTCTCCGGACGGATCAGGATCATCCTCTGCTTCCAGGGAAGCACCTGACGGACCTGATAAGTTTTTTCCCCGTATACAAGCTGGCGTCCCTCTGCCTCTCTGGTGCCAAAAAGCTTCCAGGCTGTATCTCCGTCAATTATGCAGCCCTCTTTATCCTTTTCCCAGAATCCACGGATTCTTTTATCATAAAGACTTCCGTCTCCAAGAATTCCTGCAGCCATTACCTGGGCACTCCGTCCATAGTCCGGCTCTGTAAGTGTGGTCATGCCGCCGTCCCAGTAAAAGCAGGCAGAGGTTTCTGCTTCTGTCTGTTCCAGTGTTTTCACAATCTCCTCTGCCTGTTCTTTTTCCGGATATGTTCCTGACAGAAACACCGAAACAGAAGGTTCTTCCATCATACTACCAAATGCCAGCACTGCCCCTCCGTAAAAAAGCAGCGCCAGAACTCCCAGAAGCAGACGTTTCCGGGAAATTCCATAAAACGTCCGCTTACCAGGAATCATGATTCCTGCAGCCTTACCCGGCTGCCGTCTGCAATCTCTCTGTCTGTTTCTGTAATGATTTTCTGAGAGCCGGAAAGTGTCCCTTCCTGAAGAGCTGCAGTTGTCTCATTTTTTTCGATTACTGTAACCGGAACCTTTCTGGCAACCTGTATTTCTCCCAGAACCGAGTCTCTGGTGTCAAGCACAAGCACATATTCCTGGCCTTTCTGCCCGTAAAGTGCAGAAAGCGGCACACAGCAGGCATAAGGTCCTTCCTCCTTCTGCACAGTAAAATCCACGCTTTCCCCTACGCTCAGCCCACTTTGGGGAACGTCCACAGTAAGGATATAGGTTCCCGGATTTGCAGAATCTTCCTGAACCGACTGAACCACCGCATTCTCCACAACCGTTTTGCTGTTGCCCTCCAGATGCACAGACGATCCTGCGGAAACGTATTCCAGATCGTCCTTTGTGATCACTCCTGTCATACTTAATCCCCCTGTCAGTTCATAGAGAACTGCTGTCGCATCCTGAGCTGTCTGCCCGCCGGTCTGAACAGAAACTGTTTTTACCACGCCGTCTGCCGGAGCTGTGATCTCCCCCTTACTCTGCATCAGAACCTTCAGCTTTTCCAGCTCTTCATTCAGATTGTCAAGCTGTGTCTGAAGTGTTTCCTCTGTGCTGTCCTGAGGCGCCGGAAGCGCTGCCTCCTGTTTTGCCCTGTCTGCAGTGGTCACTTCCTGATTCCGGCTCATGATCACCTGATTTAGCGCCTCTGTTTTTGCCCGGACATCGTCTGCAAGAGCCTGCTCCTGTGTATCCTCTTCGGAAATAATGGGCTCCTGAGGAAGATTGCTTCCGTCTGAAAAATCAGTCTGTCCCTCTCCCCCATCTCCAAAATCCGATCCCTGGGACTGCTGCTCCAGTTCCTGCTGCTTCTGAGCCTCTGCTTTTTTCTGTCTGTACTCTGCAAGCCTCTGCTGGGCAATATTCAGCTCATTCTGGGCATTGGAAATGTTAATATCCCCGTTTCCCAGAGCTGTATCAAGATCCTGCTGTGCCCAGCGGGAGGAATTTTCCCGTTTCTGGGCATCAATGTTTTTCTGGCTCTGGATATCGCTGATCTTCAGAGAAGCCTCCCGGATCTCGTCCTTTTTTTTGTCAATGCTTTCCTGGATACTGCTTTCCAGTAAAGTCATCAGCGGCTGTCCTTTTTTTACCGCTTCTCCTGCCTTTACATGGACCTGAGCGATCTTAATTCCTTCCTGGACAAAAACAGCCGTCTCCTTTGTACTTTCTATTTTTCCTGTTCCCGATACTGTATGGCTGATCAGCTGATTCTGAGGCGCTGACGCCAGTACCTTTGCAACACTGACGGAATCTGCCGCCTTTGACAAAAATGTAAATACAAGCATTGCCGCAAAAAACGCTGCAAACCATTTTAATAATTTTTCCCGCTTCATTTCTTTTTACTCCTTAACTGCCGTAGAAACAATTCCATGTTCCAGATAATCCTGACCTGCCAGAAATACCAGCACTGCCGGAAGCAGAACAAGAACAGATGCCGCAAAGGCGGTTCCCGCCTGTTCTGTACTGATATTCGGAAGATACAAAGACAACGGCCATTTTTCCTTTGTTTTTAAAAAAGCCATAGGCTGTTCAATAAGATTCCAGTATTCCAGAAACCCCAGAACCAGAGCCGAGATCATTCCAGGAGATCCCAGCGGTATTCCGATTCTGAAAAAGATCCTCAGCTCTCCTGCGCCATCAATTCTGGCAGAATCCATAATTGCTTCCGGAAGCCCCTGAAAAAAACGGTACATCAGAAACACCGGAAAGGTGGAAAACACTGCCGGCAAAATAATCCCTGCCATAGTGTCCAGAAGCCTCATCTGATCCAGAACAAGATAGTTGCTGAGCATCATCACCTGAAAAGGCATCATCATAAGCGCAATATAAATAGTAAATAAAATTTTTTTACCCGGAAACTGGTATCTTGCAAATCCCCATGCCGCCGGAGTTCCCACCAGAAGCTGACCTGCCAGAATCGCTGCTGTAAGCTTTACGGAATTCCAGAACATTACAAAAAATTCCGGGGAGTCAAGAAGAAGCTCCACATAATGCATCATAGTAGGATACTGGGGCATCAGTTTCCAGGAAGCAAAGCCCTCCATATTTCCAAGAACCGGCATAAGAAGCTCTCTGATTTCCATATTGCCCATAAAAGAACCGCAGATAAGAAACAATATGGGAAACACTGCAGTCAATGCCATACAGAAAACCAGACCTGTCAGAAGTTTTTTTGTCATAATGTATCCTCCCTCGCCCAGGCTTTCTGAAGAAACAGAATCAGGATGAGAATCGCCGCTCCTGTTACCACTGCCGCAGCCGCCATTTTATCCAGGGAAAGATCCCGATACCAGTTGTTAAAAAGGTGCTGCAAAAGATACATACTGTCCTGAGGATAGTCTCCTGCCACCAGATACGCCTCCCGGAACACTTTAAAACCGTTTAACAGAGACAGTACCACAATGGTAAAAAGAGAAGGCAGGAGATTGGGAAGAGTGATTTTTATAAAGCATTTCCACTCTCCTGCTCCGTCCACCCTTGCAGCCTCATAAAGAGCAGTTGGAATGGCTCCAAGCCCTGCCACCCACAGAACAATATCGTATCCCAGATTTCTCCACAGATAGCTTACTACCAGCACCCAGAAGGAAGCGTCCGTATTCATCCAGTCCACGCCCTGAAGGGAAAGAGTTTCCAGAAAATGGTTCAGAAGACCCTGATCGTGAAACAGCACTTTCCACAAAAGAACTACAGAAGCCACAGGAATTGCCATTGGCAGAAGGAACATACTTTTCAGCGCCTGCATACTTTTTTTTCTTCTGGTAAGAAGAACAGCGATCATAAGAGACAGCACTACCAGAAGAGGAATACACACAAGAAAAAAACGAAGCGTATTCCCTGCCGCCAGACGAAAGGCCTGGTTCTCAAAAATTGTGCTGTAATTTTTCAGGCCTGTAAATTCTCCGCTGACTGCGCTGAAAAAAGAGCGCCTGATCACGTCCAGATACGGAATCACCCAGAACAGACACACACCGGCAAAGCTTGGAAGCAGAAATAAGAATCCCTTATATTCTCTTTTTTTTATTTTTTTTGATCCAGTCACTTTTTTGTTCTCCCCAATGATGATAAAATGTTACTGTTCTCGGAATATACTGGACAGACTTCCATCACCGAAAGTAATTTGAATCCATTTTGTCCGGCCGCTGTGAACACCATAAACAGTAACGATAAAACAAGTGTAACAGGACATTCTTTAAAAAAACTCTAAGGGGGTTTTTATTTTTAAAGGAAGTTTACAGAATACTTTGTTAGAATAACAGGATAGCATCAGACTGTAAGCATTTCTCTGCAGGCTGATGCAAATTTCCGAAACAACGAGAGGTAAACATATGAATATTTTAATGATCGAAGATGACCGGGAGCTGTGCTCTGCTGTTTCCTTCCGTCTGGAGCAGGAAGGCTTCTCTGTCACTCTCTGCCATGACGGGGAAGAAGGCCTTTATTATATGCAGGAAACACCCTATGACCTTGTGATCCTGGACCGGATGCTTCCTCATATGAACGGAATTGAAATTCTGAAGGAAGCCCGCTCCCGCCAGATCAAAACCCCGGTTATCATCCTTACGGCCCTTGGGGAGCTGAACGACCGCCTTACCGGACTGAACTGCGGAGCTGACGACTATATGGTAAAGCCCTTTGCCTTTGAAGAGCTTCTTGCCAGGATCCGCTGTCTTCTGCGCCGTCCTGCCGCCTACAATCCTGCTGCTGACGCAGTTTCTCTCGGAGACGTTACTTTTATACCGGAAACCCGCCGCCTTTCCAGCGGCAAAAAGGACTGTACCCTTTCCAGCCGGGAGGGAGACCTTATGGAAGTATTTCTCCGCAATCCCGGACAGACACTTCCCCGCCAGCTTCTTCTTACAAGAGTCTGGGGACTTGACGCAGATGTGGAGGAAGGAAACCTTGACAATTATATTCATTTTCTGCGCCGGAGGCTGAAAACCGTAGAAAGCTCCCTGCAGATAAAAACTGTCCGGGGTGTGGGATACCAGCTGGAAGTTTTTCAGTAGCATATCCCCAGCCCTACTGATTTTATCCTGTCATCTGTCCGGTTTTCTCTCATATCCATTCATTTATCCATTCAATCCAATGCACATCAGAAACGGCAGTTATCTCTTTCCGGATTCCTCTTCCTGGATTCCGGCTGTAAGATAACCGCCGCTTTTTTATCTTTGTCCCCTCATCAGTAAAGCTGTCTGAATATCATTTATCCAGGTCATGCAGCCGTCTGCCGTTTATTCAGACAGATACAGATTTACCTGCTGGATCGCCCCTTTTGCCGCCTCTTCAAGGCTGATCTCGCCTTCCAGATATCTGCTGCCGTTTGAGGCAACTGCCTCCAGTATGATTTCATTCTGTTCTGACGGCTGAGTCAGAGTTTTTCCAAGCTCCTGAACACGCTTTGTGGTTTCCCCGTCTGCTCTTACAATGTCAAATTCTATATATTCTCCTGTCTCTGCGTTTCCTGATCCAAGAGTTCCCAGATTTCCGTTTTCATCTCCCACTGCCCAGTACTCCTCAC